>OEPB01000001.1_pt1 | contig 35944 bp, 37 predicted proteins | sample 1539551 | NCBI WGS metagenome assembly OEPB01 (sample SAMN02393684, study PRJEB22366) | soil metagenome | biome: freshwater stream | place: Canada: Laurel Creek, Waterloo, ON | reverse complement strand
TTTTCCGCTGCATAACCCTGCTTCGGGGTCATTATAGCGATTTTTTCGGTATATCCATCCTTTTTCGCACGATATACAGGATTTTGCCAAAGGGTTCGTGTAGACTTTCCTTGGTGTATCCAACGGCGTCAGCCGGGCAGGATAGGTGAAGTAGGCCCACCCGCGAGCGGGTGTTCCTTCTTCACTGTCCCTTATTCGCACCTGGCGGTGCTCAACGGGAATCCTGCTCTGCGAGGCTGGCCGGCTACCGCCGGCGTAACAGATGAGGGCAAGCGGATGGCTGATGAAACCAAGCCAACCAGGAAGGGCAGCCCACCTATCAAGGTGTACTGCCTTCCAGACGAACGAAGAGCGATTGAGGAAAAGGCGGCGGCGGCCGGCATGAGCCTGTCGGCCTACCTGCTGGCCGTCGGCCAGGGCTACAAAATCACGGGCGTCGTGGACTATGAGCACGTCCGCGAGCTGGCCCGCATCAATGGCGACCTGGGCCGCCTGGGCGGCCTGCTGAAACTCTGGCTCACCGACGACCCGCGCACGGCGCGGTTCGGTGATGCCACGATCCTCGCCCTGCTGGCGAAGATCGAAGAGAAGCAGGACGAGCTTGGCAAGGTCATGATGGGCGTGGTCCGCCCGAGGGCAGAGCCATGACTTTTTTAGCCGCTAAAACGGCCGGGGGGTGCGCGTGATTGCCAAGCACGTCCCCATGCGCTCCATCAAGAAGAGCGACTTCGCGGAGCTGGTGAAGTACATCACCGACGAGCAAGGCAAGACCGAGCGCCCAATACGCAAACCGCCTCTCCCCGCGCGTTGGCCGATTCATTAATGCAGCTGGCACGACAGGTTTCCCGACTGGAAAGCGGGCAGTGAGCGCAACGCAATTAATGTGAGTTAGCTCACTCATTAGGCACCCCAGGCTTTACACTTTATGCTTCCGGCTCGTATGTTGTGTGGAATTGTGAGCGGATAACAATTTCACACAGGAAACAGCTATGACCATGATTACGCCAAGCTTGGCTGCAGGTCGACGGATCCCGCCGATCACTTGTTTGGCACTCGGCCCGAGGATCGCGAGCGCCATGTCGTACTGGAGGGTCTCGTCCGTGACGGCCTCGAGCGCTTTGAGAACGTCCTTGTAGGCGTCCTCCATCTTCATCCCGCGGAGCTTCTCGCCCGAGAGCCCGATGTTCTTGAGGAGCGCGTCGTACTGCTCGTCGCTCTTCTCGAGCTCCGCCGTCACATGCTGGATGCTCTTGCCGAGCGATTCGGTACTGACGCCGGCATCGCGCGCCGCGCCCTTCCACTGCTGGACCGCCTGCGTCGAGAAGCCCCACTGATTCCCGAGATCCTTGACCGCGGCCGCCGCCTCGAACACCGAGCCGACGAAGCCGACGACCGCATCGACGGAGAACGCGATCCCGACCGCGCCGGCGACCTTCGTGAGCGTCCCCATCCAATCGGTCGTCGCCTTGCCCGCGTTTTTCGTTTCGTCCGCGATCTTCTGGAGGTTCTTCGGCACGTCCATACCGAGCGCCTTCATCTTGGCGACGGCTTCATTGGCGGTACTGCCGAGCTTCGCCAGTTCTTTCTCGGTGAGTTTCGTCGTGCCGCCGATGTCCTCGATCGCCTTGACCATCAAGGTGGCGTCCTGGATGATCTTGACGCCGGAGAACTGATTCCCCATCGCCGCGAGCCGCTTGCCCGCCGTCTCCGCGCCGGCGCCAAAGTCCTTCAGCTTCGTCTCCGCCTTATCGACGGCGTCGTAGAAGGAGGAGAAGTTCGCCGTGAAGGTGGCAGAGAGGGCCATGGGTTACTTCTTGGACTTGGCGGCTTCGGCGCTCAGTTGTTCGACGAGCACCGTATAGACATCGACCGGGAGATCGAGCAGGTCGTCGTACGTCCAGCCCATGATCCGGCAGATGTAGAGGTCGCTCACGGTGCGCTCACGCCAGCCGGGGCTTTTTTTTCCTCAGCCCGCGCCTCGGTCATCGCCGCGTCATGCGCCTGGATCGCGTCGAGGATCTCGCGCAGCGACTCCGGCGTCTGGTTGCGGAGCGCCGCAAAGACGAAGTCGTACGCCGCGTCGCGGATCTTGATCGGCTTGTCGTCGGCGTCGGTGATCGACCAGTCGAGGAGATATGACACCGCTTGCGCGATCCCCAGGTGCTCGAGGTCGAGCTCTGGTTTCTCGCCGCTGCGCATCGTCCCGGCCTTGATGACCTTCGCGTGCGCGTGGCGTTCTTCGCCGGCCGTCAAGTGCTTGCGGACCAGCAGCCAATCACCGCCGGTGAGCTCCAGACGGACTTCTTCCTGTTTCCGATAGCGCGATCCCATGTGTCCCTTTCAGGGTTTGTAGACCCGGCCGGTGAGCCGGCCGCCGGAGACGGTCACGTCCGCAAGCGCCCGATACGTGGGCGCCCCGTCCGCATACTGGATTTCAAGCGTGAGCGGCGACTGGGTGATCCGGAAGCCGTCCACGTCCTCGACGACGGCTGAGATCCAGCCGCCGTCGATCGTCCAGGCGCCGAGCCGGGCGGCCCGCTGATAGCCGAGCCGGACCACGGCCGCGGCGCCCGAAAACGTGACCCGCTGTACGCCGACCGTCGCCACGTTCTCAGCCAGCCGGGACGCCACACGTCCCCTTCGGGCGACGATTCAACGCTTGCTCACTCTTCGTCGCCCACCGCACGTTATCCGGCGCGTATGGCCCGTCGTTGTTTTTGCGATCAATCGAATGATGCCGGGACGGTCGCGGTCCCACATCATCGAGAAATCGCGTGAAGCTGACTAGCCATTCGGGACACACGGTAATTCCACGGCCACCGTAGTACGCGAAGTTGTGATGCCGTGGCTTCGTGCACCGGTTCCGGATGTTCAGCCACGTTCGATACTCCGCCGACTCCGTGCGCCCGTGCTTTATGGAGCGTTCGCCAATGTCGCCGCCGTGCCAGCAGCCGCAGGACACGATCTTTCCGTGGCGAAGATGCCCGAGGCGTACGGACTTCTCCGTCCCACAGGCACAGCGGACATGCAGCTGGCGCCGGCCCGAAACGGCCGGCGCCTCCCCGATCACGACCAGCCGGCCGAAGCGTTCGCCGCGACAGACTACGGAGCGATTCCAGACTGCCACGCGGTTCCATTCCAGAAAGCGCTCGACCCGTCGCCCAGCCGGACGTACTGACCCGTCGTCCACGCACTCGACGGCGTCGCCGTGACGGCCGAGAGCCCCGCGAGGTTCGTGGGCGCCATCGCCCCGGCCGGCGTGAACGATCCCGGCGTGCTCGTCGCACTCGCGCCCGTGGCCGCGACCATCGACGACCGCGACCAGGCGCCATTCGCCATGAACGTCCCGTCGATCGTGACCGCCGAGGTGACTCCGCCTTTGATCGAGGCATCGACCCACGCCGGGCCTTCCCATCCGACGTTCGATCCGGTGGACGGATAGATCGCCAGGAAGCAGCCGGTCGCCGAGTCGGCGAGGTCAAAGAGGGTGTCGTCGAGCCGATCCCAGAACGCGGTGAAACTGCCGGACAAGTCCTTGAGGCCGACGACGTAGCGCTTGTTGGTGTCGCCGAGGCTCGTGGTCTCGACCTTGTCGGTCGCCATGTTCAGCGTGTACTCGCTGATGTTCCCGATCGCGACGTACGTCCCGCCCGCGGTGAGCTTCGCGGCGATCACGCCTTCTTTGCCGTGGGTGCCTGGATTGTTGGTGGGTGCGGATGGAGCTGGCATAGCGTTATCCCCTTTGGTAAATCCTGACTGTCAGTACGCGCGTTACGTGGCCGAGCCTGTGACAGTCAGGCCGGCCCGCTGAACCAAATCGACGAGCGCCGCTGTCATAATCCGGCGCCGCAGCGGCGCGACCGGCGCAAAGATTTTCTTCGCCGGCATGGCGCCGGTGTTCTTCCCGTTCGCCCACGACCGTTTCTTCCCGGCCGTGCCGCGCTCATAGAGCCAGGCGTGCCGCGCCTTGCTCACAACGCGCGACGACACGCCGCCGACCACGTCGCTCGTGGTCTCGACGCGCACGTGCGATCGGAGGTTGCCGGTCTTGACGGCGTACTGGCCGAGCACGTCCACCGCCATCGCGTCCGCGGTCGCCTGGACGATCACGGCGGCTTCGCGCTGGAGATCCTCCGGGAGCCGCTTGAGATCCGCCCGCAGTTGCTCGAGGCCGGTGATCTTGAGTTCGGTGGTCATGGCGTGTACCCCAGCCCGGCGCCGCCGTTGTACAAGTCCGTCCGCTCCTGCGCCGTCAGCACCCGCCGCCACAAGCCCACCTCGTCGATCAGGCCGTCGAAATACTGTGATGGCGAGACGAGATGCCCAATCTGGACGCTCCCACTTAATGGAAGGGGAGTGACGCCACCAGTTGACCCGGAAATGACCGTTCCGTTATTAATCTGAAGGTTCAGCGTATTCGCTGCGGCATCGTGCCACGCGACAGCAAATATCCAGTTCGTCGTATTGCCCGTGTCGCCACCTGTTTGAGCCACAGAGCCAGATGTGGGCCAATACCAGTAGATTTGTCCCGCCACGTTGATCGCCAGCCAATACGCCGCTTTTGTGATCAACGCCACGTCTTGTGAAAACGACTCGCGCTTGAACCAGAGCGCATACGTAAAATCCTCATCGCCGAGCGGCGTCGGATCGGCGTGACTCAAGTACTGGCTGCTGCTGCTCTCGAAATCCCCCGCGTTGCCGAGCTTGCCGGGAACGGCGGTCACGCCGTTCACGTTCGTCAGGTGATTCGTGCCGACCTGATCGTTCCACCCGCTGTCAAAACTCCAATAAGACACGAGCCCATCGAACACCGGCGGCACGGGCGACACGACCGTAACGGTCGCCGCCGGCGATGTTACCGTCCCGTAAATATTGGTTACGCGGACCTGATAGCTGGTCGTCTCCTCGAGCGGCCCGGTCACGTAGTACGGCAGCGTCGCGCCGACCAGATCGATCCCGCCGGACATCCACTGATAGAACAGGGGCGGCGTGCCGGCCGCGACGACCGTCAGCGTCACACTCTCATCGGGCGCAATCTCCACGTCGGCCGGCGGCGTCGTGATCGTCGGCGGGATGAGGAGCGGGATCCAGCTGGTGGTTGCCGATGTAGCGCTCGGGATTCTTCGGCTTGCGCGACTGCGAAGGCGTGTCGGTCATGTCTGTATGGTCCTCGAACCGGTCATTCCCAGGGAGGCGGGAACAAGTGGGCGAGGAGGCCGGGGCGCTCGCGTTCTAACCTCCGCAGGACGCATCTCCACCGGCTCGCCGTGTGGCTGGCCGATTAGACTTCGCTGCGACCGATTTCAACCAATGGAGGCGATTAGCCACACCGTTCCGACCATCAGCGGAATGCCGGCAAGGTCGAGCAGCAGCCCGGCCTTCAGCATCCGCGGCAACGCGATGTGACCGGTGGCCCAGGCTATGGCGTTGGGCCCCGTCCCGCTCGGCAGCATGAAGCCCCAGCTCGCCGCCCAGGCCGCCGGCAAGGCAAGCAGGATCGGGTCGACCCCTGTCGCGGCGATTACGCCCGCTACGACCGGGATGATCGCGCTCGCCGCCGCAACGTTTGACGCGAATTCGGTGATCAGCACGACCAGCGCCACGAGCACCAGCGCGACGATAAGTGGATGCACCGCTTTCAGCGGCTGGAGCGCGACTCCAAGCCAGTCGCCAAGCCCCGAGGCGCCCATTCCTGCGGCCAGCGCTAGGCCGCCGCCGAACATCATGATCACGCCCCACGGTGCGCGATTGGCTTCGTCCCAATTGAGCAATGCGCGGCCGCTTCCGTCGGGGATGACGAACAGGGCCAGCGCAGCGGCGATGGCGATCGTCCCGTCGGTCAGCGAGTCCTTGGGCAGCAATGGCGCGATGAACGGGATCGCAATCCACGCGGCCAGCACAATGGCGATCAACGGCACCAGCCGTTTTTCCGCTTTGCTCCACGGTCCCGTTTCGCCGATCGCCTCCAGCGCCTTCTCCGGCACGAAGTCGGTCGGCTGGACCCGCTGCACTTTCATCAGGATCAGCCAGCACAAGGGAATGGCGAGGACGACCAGCGGCATTCCGAAAATCGCCCAGTCGAGGAAGGTGATCCGAAGGCCCGTCGCTTTCTCGATGATGCCGACCGAAATCGCGTTTGTCGGCGATCCGACAAGCGTGCCGAGGCCGCCGATAGAGGCGGCGAAAGCGATGCCCATCGCCAGCGCTCCGGCGAAGCCGCCCGTGTCGCCTTCCGGGATTTCGGCCGCCTTGATCACCGCCACCGCGATCGGGATCATGATCAGGGTCGTCGCGGTGTTCGATACGATCATCGAGATGATGGCCGTCGCCGCAAGGAAGGCGAACAGCATGGCGCCCGGCGTGTGGCCGCCCCTGCGGATGATCGACAGCGCCAGCCTTCGGTGAAGCCCGACCCGTTCGATCGCCAGCGCGATCATCGCCCCGCCCAGCACCAGGAACAGGATCGGCGAATAATAGGCTCCCGCCGTGTCTGTCGCCGTCATGATCCCGAACATCGGGAAGGCGAGGAACGGGAGAAGCGCGGTGGCAGTGAGCGGCAAGGCCTGGCTCATCCACCAGGTCGCCATCAGCACGACGATGGCGCAGGTTGCCCATGCGGCCTGCGGCATGTCGCCCGGCGCGGGCAGTAGCAGGATGACGACGAACGCCGCCAGCCCGCCCCACAAACCTACTCGTGCCGCCATCGATCTGCCCCCTGACGGCAGTCATGCCAAAGGGAGTCCGGCTAGGCTAGGGGCGTCGCTCGAACCCTGAGAAATCCGTCAGGTTGGACCCGATGGTTTTACCGTTCGCGAGCGCCTAACCCGCCGCGGACACGTGATGGAGGTGAGAATGAGACAGCTGACACAGGTTTGTTTGTTCGCCGTTGCTCTGCTTGGCGCCTCAGGAACCGCCCAGGCTGCGGACGACGCGCAATGCCGGGCGGAGGCGACGACCTCGACCGGTTATACACCGGGCAGTTCCACGCCTTCGGGGCCGGATGGGGATCGCCTTGCCGGTGCGGCCAAGGGCGCGGCGGCGGGCGCCGTGGTTGGTGGCGCGCAGGCTAATCAATATGGCAATGCGTCGGATGCTGCGCAGGACAAGCATCGAGACAATCAGGCAAAGAGCGGTGCTGCGGCGGGTGTGGCCGTGGCCGGGTCGCGCAACCGTCGCGACCGCCGCGACGAACGGCGCTCTGACGCCGACAATGAAGCCGCATGGAAGGCAGCCTACGACGCCTGCATGGCGCGCTAGCCGGATAGAGTCAGCTTTCGACCCAAAGCGGACATTAGCGCCGATCCGTTGTTGATGTTAAATGCTGCCTGCCCAAACCGCATGGACAGGGGGTGCCTGTGAAGTTTTGGTGGATATTGGCTTTCCCGCTGGCGGCTTGCTCGACAGTCCAGCCCGGCACAAACGCAAATAGCCAGTCACCATACCTTCTACTCTTTGCCGGCGACCACGACGAGAAGGACGAGGACTTCCTGGCTGTCGCCGACCTTCGGGCGGGGGGAAAAATCATTGCAACCCACCCGGTCGGTCTGAAAGCATCGATGCCGCATCACATGGAATATTGGCTTCCGCCCGCGGGGGAGGCCCTATTCATGAATGCGCATCATCATGAGCAGACCCTCTTGGTCGACACCTCCAACCGGACCGCACCACGCGTGGTCCGAAGGCTCAAGCCTCCCGAGCCATATCGCTTCACACATGACTATTGGCGATTACCGAACGGAAACCGGCTCATTGGCTTCCTGAGGAGCAATGGGGCGAGTCCGGTTGCGGGTGATAAGGATAGTCCGGGCAATCACGGCGGTATTGCCGAATATACGTCGACAGGCGAGCTGGTAAGGACCGCCAGCGCCGCGGTGTCCGACTATCCAAAGCCCCTGCGCCCCTATGCGTTTGCGCCGCTCCTTGAGCACGACCGGCTGGTCACAACGAGCGCTGTGATGATGGAAGAGAACAGCGCCGACGCCGTCCAAATCTGGCGCTTCTCCGATCTCAAGCTTCTCCACACAATTCCGATGCCAAAGGCCGATCGGGAAAACGCGGAGCGCGTGCCATTCGAGCCTCGCGTGATGCGCGACGGGTCCATTCTCATCAACGCCTACGGTTGCGGGTTCTACAGGCTGACAGGTGCTACAAGCGACGCGCCTCGGCTGGAGCATCTGTTGACGTTCGCCGCCGAGGAAACGGACCCCAAGAAGAGGGGCGCTTGTGGAGTTCCGGTGGTCACGGATCGTTGGTGGATCATGCCTGTTGGGAAGGCCCATCGGATCGTCACGCTCGACATCACGGATCCGTCGCGTCCACGTAAGGTCGCCCAGTTCGACACGCCCGCCGACTTCCGCCCCCACTGGATGGCGAAGGATTCCAATTCCAATCGTGTCGTGGTCGGCGCGGAGTTTGGCGGCGAACAGGGAATGCTGATTTTGCGCCTTGACGAACGCACCGGCGAACTTCGCCCCGATAATAGCATTAAGGCGTCAAATGGGCGGGTCGGCTATCTCGACCTGTCGCAGCAAGTGTGGCCGCATGGCGCCACGGGGGCTGCGTGGGCTCATGCAGCACTGTTCCTTCCAAAATAACGGCTGAGGCTAATGTCCGCTTTCCATCTGTGGACGCCCCCTTCGGCGCAAGTAATTTCTGGAGTGCAGTGCACGGTGGTCGGATGCTGCCATCTGTCCGGCTTTTGATGCAGCGGTTGATGAGTGCTGCGAGCCTGTATGGGAGTTCGCGGACCGGATCCAAATCACCCTGAGCGTGCTTGCGAAGCACGGTGGAAAGCCCTGGTTCTTCCGGCCCCGTCTCACCGACTGTTGTGCCATACTCTCCTTCGATCACTTGTGCCGTGGTACCCTCACACGTCCCGACAGCCTCAAGCTGCCGCGACTGGAGCTTTGTAATTCTCGTGGCTGGCGAGCACCGCCCAGACGATCCGCGCCGTCTTGTTGGCAAGCGCGACGGTGACCAGCATGCGTGGCTTCCTCGCCATCATCTGCTCGAGCCAGGATCCCCGCGGCGCACCGCGCCTGGCCGCCTGAAGCACGACTGCACTGCTGCCGATGATCAGCAGACGCCTTAGCGTCCGCTCGCCCATCTTCGAGATCTGACCGAGCTTCTGCTTGCCGCCGGTCGAGCGCTGCCGTGGTGTCAGGCCAAGCCAGGCGGCGAAGTCGCGGCCCTTGCGGAAGTTCTCCGCCGGCGGTGCCAGCGCGAGGATCGCCGTTGCCGTAATCGGACCGATGCCGGGGATGGTCATCAGCCGGCGGGCATCGGCAACCTCGCGCGCCCGCGTCGTGATCTCGCGGTCGAGGGTGACGATCTGCTCATCGAGCGCCCTGATGCTTGCGATCATCGCCAGGAACGCCTGGCGTGCGCCTTGCGGCAGCGGACAGGACGAATCCTCGATCTTCGCCATCAACAACCGCGCATGGAACAGCCCCTTGGGCACGACCCAGCCGTGCTCGGCAGCCAGGCCCCGCAGCGCGTTGATGAACTGGGTGCGCTGACGCACGAACAGGTCGCGCGCCCGGAACACCGCCGCGCTCGCCTGCTGCTGCTCGCTCTTGACCGGCACGAAGCGCATCGTCGGCCGCTGCGCCGCCTCGCAGATCGCCTCGGCATCCGCCGCATCGTTCTTCTGCCGTTTGACGAACGGCTTGACGTACGCCGGCGCAATCAGCCGCACCTCGTAACCCAGCTTGATCAGCTCGCGGCCCCAGTGGTGCGCGCCGCCGCACGCCTCCATCGCAACCACGCACCGAGGCTGCGACGCGAAAAACTCCAGCAGCTTCTGACGCGTGATGCGCCGACTGAACACCGTCGCACCCGTGACGTCAGACCCATGCACATGGAAAACCTGCTTTGCGAGATCCAGACCGATCATGCTAACTTCTGACACGGACGCCTCCTCTCAGATGGTTGGTCAACACCACCATCTTGGCACATAGATGCCGTAGGGGGCGTCCACTCCATCACCCAAAGTTGCCACTAGCAGCCCAATCCGGGGAGCGCCTAGTTGAGCTTGCGCTGGATTCGCCTGAGGTCCGGGCGGTTTGGCAGGTTGGTGAGCACCATGTCGCCGCGCTTCATTTGCCCGCCATCCTTTACCGCGATGGCGCACCGAAATCCTTCGAAAGGCGTGCCTTCGCGCAGCAGGATCAGCTGGTCGCCCTGCAGCCGGAAGGTATAGGTCACGCCGTCCACCGCGTCGGCATTGTCGAGGCTGCTCTTGGCCTCGCTCGCCGAATAGGGCGTCCGCCGGGCGACGTAGATGAAGGCCCCGTTCGGGCTGAAGCGCATCACCTCATTCGGGCTCTGGTTGTAGAACTGCTGGACGCCCGGCTGGGCGCTTTCGATCTTCGCCAGCGACCAGGTCCCGATCAATTCCTGCCGCTGGCAGTTCCGGCTGTCCTGGGCCTGCGCGGCTCCGGCGGCGGACGTCATGACCAAGGCGAATATGACGATGCGCGATGTTTTCATGTCCAAACCCATTATCGGCGCGGCCTCACTTGCGAAATTTCCTTATGATGAAAATGGCGACGCTTATCCCCAGTATGAGGCCCATCGCCCCGCCCATGGTCTGGCCGATGACGACCTGGGCATCGGGGCGATTCGCCGATTCCACAGCAACATTCGCAAGCCAGAACCATATCGCCGCAAGGCCAAGCTCGATGATGCCAAGCCCGAGGAACAGTCGCGCATTTGGAGACATGATTCTCTCCCCCCTTTCGGCGCCGTTAAGCGCCCGCCCGTCAGTGTTCGCCTTTGAGGCGCTTGGCGACTTCTACCTGGGCCAGGAAGTCTTCCATCATCGCCTCGACCTTTTGCTTTGAACCCAGCCGCACGGGCGGTCCTTGATCATACCAGCTGGCCCACACCTCGTTTTTCTCCAGGCTGAACACGACCCCGCCCGCCGTTTCATCGCACCCGCGAAGATGCGTGGCAGAAAAGACCTGCCGGATGAGCACCACCACACCGACGAGCAGCGTCGACGAGGCCAGGAAAACGCCCGCACCGGTCAGGAAGCATTCCGCCATCAATTGGTGACCGGGGCCGGAGAACAGCCCGCCCAGGATCGCGACGGAAGCCAGGGCAACGATTCCGGCCTGCCACCACGGCAGGAGGATCGCGGCCAGCAGGACGAACGGCAAATAGGGTGTGAACTCGCAGCCGGTGACGGCTCCGTTGATGGCTGCTCGAACCCCGGTCGGAACCGCGACGATGCAAAGACCGCAAAGAAGCGCCAATCGGCCGGTAATGGGTGGCGCCTGGAGCCAACGCGCCAAGGCGGTCAACGTCATTTCGTTTCCCTCGCGTTTCCCGCGCGGCTCTCCCTTTCATTTTCTACGCATCGATTCGCCTGGATCGCAACAGGGGTATTCACGGAGTCCGCTAAAAAACCTGGGGAAATCCGATCATACTGATTTGCCGCCCGTAAGCGGTCTCGCCGCGGTGCGTCGCACGGCGGAAGGAGTAGAAGCGCGCCTCGTCGGCGTAGGTGTCGAGGCCAAGCGCCTCGATCGTTCCGATACCCGCCACGGCTAGCCGTGCGACGACATAGGCCTCCAGGTCGAAATGCGGCTTGCCCGCCGGTCCGTCAGCGAAGAAGCGCTCGTTGGCCGCGTCGTCGCGAAGCAGATTCTCAGCGAAGCCATGATCGACCTCGTAATTCCGCTGTGCGATGCACGGGCCCACCGCCGCAGCGATCCGCTCGATCCGTGCGCCGAGCTTCAGCATCACCGCAATCGTCGCTTCGGTCACTCCCGCGACTGCGCCCCGCCAGCCGGCATGGGCCGCACCGACGACTCCTGCTTCGCGGTCGGCCAGCAGCACCGGCGCGCAATCGGCCGTGACGATCGACAGCAGGATATTGGGCCGGTCGGTGACCAGCGCGTCCGCCTTGGGTCGCGCATCATGTCCCCACGGCTCGGTGACCGTGACGCAATTGGCGCCATGAACCTGGTAGACCCCGACCAGCGCCGCGCCGGGAAGTACCGCCTCCGCCGCCAGCCTGCGATTCTCCATGACCAGCGCCTGGTCGTCGCCGCTGCCAAGGCCGGTGTTCAGTCCGGCCACGTCGCCGGATGAAACGCCGCCGCGGCGGCCGAGGAAGCCGTGGGTCACGCCGTCGAGCGCTCGGGCGCGAATGACCTCGATTTGGCTCACAGCGTCAGCCTCATGATCCGGTCATCATCGGCATGGTTGCCGACCATGAAGACATATTTGCCGACCTCCTCGAACCCGTAACGCTCGTAAAAGCGGCGGGCGCGATGATTGTCGATATAGACGCTGAGCTGCAGGTGGGTCGCGCCGCGTCGCCGCGCTTCCGCGATCGCCCAACCCATGAGCTGTTGCGCCACGCCCTGGCCGTGCCATCCCGCGCGCAGGTAAAGCTGGTAAAGCTCCAGCGTGTGCTCCGGCGCATAGCCGGGAAGGTCGTTCGGCCCAAGCTTGGCATAGCCGGCCAGCGTGTCGCCCGACTCTGCCAGGCGGAAGGCGAAGGAATCGCTGGCCAATTCGCCTTCGAACGCGCCAGCATCCATCTTGCACAGGAAGCTGGCTAGATCCTCGTCGGCATAGAGGTGGCCAAAGGTCGCGGCGAAACTTTCGCAGAACAGGTCGCTCAAGTGCGGGCCGTCGCCGGGCCGACCATCGCGATAGGTGACGCTCATTCCAGCCCCGCCGGAAGCGGCCAGTGGGGCGCCGCGACGCCCATGACCTTGAACAGCCGTCCCATCGCCTCCTCGTCGCACAGTCGCCGCCGTGCCGCGCCGATAGCCTCCGTCTGTTCGGGGTTGCGGCCAGCGAGCGCCAAAGCCCGTCCGCCTATCCCCAGCGTCTCCAGCCACGTCCCCTGGCTGGTCAGACGCGAAACGCTTGCGCCTGCTTCCCGGGCCGCACGTCCGAGGCTTGCGAAATCGACATGGGCGGTGAGGTCCTGCTCGCCCGGCTTTTCGAGCGGAGAAGCGAATTTGTGGCCGCCGACGGCCTGCAGGCTTTCTCCCGTCCCCGATGCATAGCCGTAATCGATGAAAATCCCGATGCCGCCCTTTGCGGCAAGCACTCGCGCCAGTTCCGCCATCGCCTCCTCGCGTGCGGGGCTCGTTTCGATAATCGCCCCGTCGCGGTCGAAGGCGAAATGGCCGCCGATCCATTCGACCCGCCGCTCGATGGCGTCGACCCATTGCTGCACCGGCAGCGCGTCGAAGAACTCCGACGCAACAACCAGCAGCGGCCCGTCGCTGTTGGCCAGTCCGGCGATTTCGTCATGGAAGATAGCGTCCGTCACCGCATTTGCCTGGGCCTCGCGAAGCACCGGGCTGGTCTCGACGAACTCCACGCTCGCCGGCTCGCAACCCGCCGCGCGCATCACCCGTAGCGCATCGCTCGCCAGCGTGCCCCTGCCCGGCCCGAGCTCAGCATAACGTACGCCTTCGGGCTGCCCGGCGCGGTTCCAACAATCGGCCAAGGCCGCGCCGATCAGCTCGCCGTACATCTGGCTGATTTCCGGCGCCGTCGTGAAGTCGCCGCGTACGCCGAGCGGGTCGCGGGTCGCGTAATAATATGTGTTGCAGGCCTCCATATAGGCCTCGACGCTCATGGGCCCTTCCGCCTTGATGCGCTCGGCCAGCGCCTTCTCGAACGGGCTCACCGTCAGGCGACGCTTTCGCTGCCCGCAATCGGCTCGACCCGCTCGCGGCGGCCCTTGGCGGTGACCATCAGGTACAGCCCGCCAAGGATCATCGGGATGGTCAGCCACTGGCCCATGTGCAGGCCGGTCGCGGCCGCAAAGGCGGCAAGTTGCTGGTCCGGCTCGCGGATGAACTCTACCCCGAACCGGAAGATGCCGTAGAAGAACAGGAACGCGCCGACCAGTTTGCCCGGTTCGTAGCGCGCCTTTGTCTTCCAGAACATGAAAGAAAGGATCGCGAACAGGACGAGGCCTTCGAGCGCGGCCTCATAGAGCTGGCTCGGGTGGCGCGGCGGGCCGAGCACCGTTCCGAACGGCCCGGCCTCCTGGAAGCGGATCGCCCAGGCGACGTCGGTCCGCGCTCCCCACAATTCTTGATTTATAAAGTTCGCAAGTCGTCCGAAGAACAGTCCGAACGGTACGCAACTGGCGACATAATCGTGTAATCTCAACCAGTTAAGCTTTTGCCTCCAAGCCAGCCATATGATGCCCGCACTGGTGCCGATAACGCCCCCGTGGAAACTCATTCCGCCATCCCACAGTTTCACGATGGCCAGTGGATTTTCGAGATAATAGCCGGGGTTGTAGAAGATGACGTAGCCGAGGCGGCCGCCGATCATGATGCCCAGGGCTGCATAGAAAACGAGGTCGTCGGCATGGCGGCGGGCCATCGGCGCACCGGGCTGGGTGATCATCTTCAGGAGGTACCAATAGCCGATGAGGATTCCGGCGACATACGCCATCGAATACCAGCGCAGTGCGAACGGTCCGATCTGTACGATGATCGGATCGAGGCCCAGGTCGGGGAAGGCGATGTGATTCGAGGCGGCGACTGCGGCGATCGTCGTTTCAATCAAACTCATGGGCTTCCCTCTTGATTGACCGCCTCATAGGGTGGGCCGGGTCAAAGGCAAAGCTGAAGAGGAACGGATGGCATCCGAGCTCGACCGGAAGTTTGACGAGACGTTGGCCGAAATCATCGGGCCGGGCGGTCGTCTGGTCATCGAGCGGGATGAGCTTGGGCGGGCCTATGTCGCCAACTTTCCCGGGACACTGCCCCTGTTCTTCAAGACATTTTGCGCGCTGAACGGCGCGGTCGAAGCGGTGGTCGCCGGGGAAGAGCGGCTTACGTTCGCGGATCTCGATCGCGTTTCAGACGTGCTTGCTCGTGCCCTCGTTTCGCGCGGCATAAAAAAGGGAGATTGCGTCGGCATCGCGATGCGCAATTGTCCGTCGTGGATCGTGGGATACATGGCCATCTTGAAGGCGGGCGGAGTTGCGGTCCTGCTCAACGGCTGGTGGGAGAAAGGCGAACTCCAATATGCCTTGGAGCTGACGAAGCCGAAGCTCATCTTTGCCGATGCTTCGCGCGCGCGAAGGATCGCCGATGCCGGATCGTGGGCGGTCGCCACACTGCCGATCGAGCAAGACATCGAAGCAGCCATAGCGGGACTCGTCGAGCGTGCAGACCTCGAGGCGCCGCTGCCAGATGTGTTGCCCGACGACGACGCCACGATTCTTTTCACTTCGGGCTCGACCGGCGAGTCCAAAGGTGCGCTTTCGACGCATCGCGCGGTCACGACGGGGGTCTATGCCTATTCCACCGGCCTGATGGTCCTGAAGGAAATCCTGATCGGAGAGGGACGTCCGCCGCCCAGCCCGCGAACCCTGCTCAGCGTTCCCCTCTTCCACGTCACGGGCGAAGTGCCGGTGATGCTCAACAGCTTCGTCGTTGCGCGGACCATGGTGATGATGCCCAAATGGGATGCTGGCGAAGCGCTCAGGCTGATCGACAAGGAAAAGCTCACCTATTTCGTCGGCGTGCCGACAATGAGCCTTGAGCTGATGAATCATCCGGACCGGAACCGCTACAACCTTTCGTCGCTCACCGATGTCACAGCTGGCGGGGCTCCGAGGCCGGTTAGCCATGTCGAGCGGCTGAAGAAGGAATTTCCCAATGCTCAGCCCGCGCTTGGCTATGGCCTGACCGAGACAAACGCAGTCGGCTGTTCCAACTTCTGGGGCAATTACGCCGCCAAGCCGGCTTCGACCGGCCGCGCCCAGCCGCCATACGTCGAGCTCGCGATCCTCGGCGAAGGCGACAGACACCTTCCGCAAGGCGATCGCGGCGAGATTGCGATCCGTTCGGCCGCAAACATCAAATGTTATTGGGAAAATTCCGCGGCAACCGACGCCGCTTTTACGGCCGATCAATATTTCCGGACCGGCGACATCGGTTATCTCGACGAGGACGGCTATCTGTTTATCGTCGACAGAAAGAAGGACATCATCATTCGCGGCGGCGAGAACATCAGCGCGGCCGAGGTCGAGGCAGCAATCTACGCCTGCGAAGGAATCGCGGAAGTGGCCGTCTTCGGTGCGCCTGACGAACGGCTGGGCGAAGTCCCGGTGGCAGTCCTTCACCGGCGAAGCGGCAGCGTGATCGACGAAGCGGAATTGCGCGACTTCCTTTCTTCGCGAATTGCGGCGTTCAAGATCCCGGCGCGAGTTCACTTTTCGGATGATCCCTTGCCGCGGCTCGGCACGGGCAAGATCGACCGAGTCGAGATCAAGGAAAAGTTCGGGCGTTGATCCGTCTCGATCGACGCTCTCTGCTTGTTGCTGGTGGCGCGGGCGTCGGCCTGATTGTCGCATTTTCGCTCTGGCCGCGCGAGGCTGCTAGCCCGCTTTCCGCAGCCAAGGGCGAGCGCTTGTTCGGATCTTATCTGAAGGTCGGAACGGACGGCGCGGTGACTGTCGCAATCCCTCAGGCCGAAGTCGGCCAGGGGATATCGACCGGCCTCGCACAGATTGCCGCGGACACACTTGGCGCAGCATGGGAGCAGGTGGCAATCGAGCCGGCGCCGGCGGCGCCGGATTATCGGAATAGCATCCTTGGCACGCGCATAACTGCCGGATCGACAAGCATCCGCGCCTTCGAAGCTCCGATCCGTGAGGCGGCAGGAATTGCGCGCGGAATGCTGGTTCGGGTGGCGGCGGGTCGATGGGACGTCGATCCAGCGGAATGTGTCGCGGTCGGCGGTTTCGTGCGCCATCGCGGCCGCCGCCTGACATTTGCTGAGCTCGCGGAAGACGCCGCCGCTCTGCCTCCCGGCAAACCCGTAGGGAAAGTCGGCGGCGCTCTAACCGGCCAGTCGCTGCCGCGACTCGACCTGCCGGCCAAGAGCGACGGATCGATGCGTTTTGCTGGCGACGTCCGCTTGCCGGGAATGTTGTTCGCGGCGGCACAACTCGCGCCGCCCGGGGGCGCTTTGATCGGCTTCGATCGCGCGTCGGCTATGGCGCGTCCCGGCGTGCGGGACATATTTGCCGACAGCGGCTGGATCGCCTCAATCGGCGAGACGGGATGGGCGGCTCAGCAGGCCTTGAAGGCTGCGGCTCCGCGCTTTTCCGGGCCGGCAGCAGCTGACCGGGTGGCGATCGATCGTTCCCTCGACGCGGCGATGGCCGAGGGTTCGGCAACCACGATCGTCAATCGCGGCGATTTTGACGCCGTCGCCGGAAACACGCGGCCGCTCGGGGCAACGTACCGAATTGCGCCCGCGCTTCACCACGGGCTTGAGCTGCTTAACGCCACGGTCCGCCTGGTCGGCGGCCGTCTGGAGGTGTGGGCGCCGGTACAGGCCCATGACTTTGCGCATGGCGAGGCCGCGAAGGCCGCAGATGTCGATCCGTCATCGGTCACCCTTTACCCGATGCCAGTTGGCGACAGCGGCGGGCGGGCGGTCGAAGCTGATGCCATTCCGATCGCTGTCGCGCTTGCCAAGCGCATTGGAAGGCCAGTGCAGTTGACCCTTTCCGCCGTCACGTCGGTGAACCAAGACCGGCCTCGACCGCCGTTACTAGCAAGGATGGCAGCCATGCCGTCGCCTGCAGGCAGTATTGCGGCCTGGAGCGCGAAGTTCGTCGCTGCGCCGGGCCTCGAACATGCACTCGCACTGGACGGTAGTCCCGTCGAACTGGCGCTGCCCGGTGCGCCGCCCCCCTATGCGATACCCACACTGAGGATCGAGCAGGTTGCAGCCGACCTGCCGGGACGGTTCGGCTATATGCGCGGGGGTAGCGAGGCGCTCACTGCCTTCGCCAACGAATCGTTCGTCGACGAGCTTGCGCGCAATTTGAAGTCCGAGCCGCTTGCCTTCCGGATGGCGCTTCTTAACGGCAATCCGAGGCTGGCGCAGACTCTCGTCACAGCGACCAATCTTTCAGGTTGGGACGGCGGGGGGACCGGAAGCCGCATGGGACTGGCCTGCGCCAGCGCATTCGGCTCGCACATTGCGCTAGTCGCTATTGCCGGAATTGGTGCGGGCCAAAGGATTGCCCTTGAGCGGCTGGTTGCGGTTGTCGATTGCGGTCGTGCAATCAACCCATCGCTTGTCCGCCAGCAGGTCGAAGGTGGATTGCTTCACGCGCTTTCGCTGGCGACCGCCAAAGCGCCTGAGTTCGTCGCCGGAATGCCGGTCGCGCGTGGCTATAGCTCGGCTGATATAAGCGGCGCTCTGTCAGTGCCTGAAATCCTGGTGGAGATCATTTCCAGCAAAGCCGATCCCGGCGGCGTCAGCGGCCTCGGTCACGCCGTGCTAGCGCCGGCGCTGGCCAATGCGCTCGCCGCTTCGACCGGCCGCCGCTTGCGAAAGCTCCCGTTCGACCTCATGGCCGCTTCATGAAGGCGCCGACCGACCATCCCGCGATTCCCGATTCCAAAGTTGCGGTATTGCTCATCAATCTCGGGACTCCGGATTCCCCGGAACCCGCATCGGTGCGCCGCTACCTGGGGCAATTCCTCTCCGACCGCCGCGTCGTCGAAATTCCGCCAATCCTGTGGCAGCCGATCCTTCGAGGAATCATCCTCACCACGCGCCCGAGGAAGAGCTCGTACGCCTACAAGCAGGTCTGGACGGAAGAAGGCTCACCTCTCGCGGCCATTACCGCCCGGCAGGCGCAGCGGCTCCAGGAAAAACTGGGGAAAGACGTGCTCGTTGACTGGGCTATGCGCTACGGCAATCCGGCAATCGACCATGCCATAGACAGGCTCATGGCGGCTGGCGCCACGCGGATCCAGCCGATCTCGCTGCGCTTGCCCTGATAAATGGAGATCGCGACGCGGCGGATGTATTCGATCATCATGAAAGCCAGCTGGCTCGCCATCCGGCTCGACTGGAGCCGTTTGACCACGCCCATCAGCGGCACCCTCATGTCGGCGGGGCGCGGTTTGCGCAGCCACAGCAGCAGCTTGATCCAGCCGAGCAGCGAAGGCTTGCCGTGGGGGCCGTTGACCGCCAGCTGCACCCGGTTGAGATCGGGCAGGGTGATCATGAAGGCGACCGGCTCGCCATCGTACTCGGCGATGCGGATCAGGTCGGGGTGGACCAGTGGCTTCATTTCCTTGGCGGTGTAGGCGATTTCGGCCGGGGTGAACGGCACGAAGCCCCAGTTGTCGGACCAGGCATCGTTGAGGATCGCGCAGATGATTTCGACCTCGCGCTCGAAGTTCTTGAGCTCAACTTTGCGGACCCGGATCCGGGCATTCTTCTCGCCCGAAGCGATGATCCGCTGGATCAGCGGCGGAAATTCGCCGGTGATGTCGAGCTCGTAAGTCCGCAGGGTCTTGGCCGCGACATAGCCACGCGCTTCGATCCAGTCCTGCTGCCGAGCTGCGTTGTGGCCCATCATGACCATAGGCGGATGATCGTGGCCTTTGACCAGCAGGCCCGGCTGCTCCCAGATCGACAGGGTCAGCGGGGCGAGCACGCGCGTCATGCCCAGGCCGCGCAGCCAATCCTCGGCTGTCGCGATCAGCTGCCCGGCGACGTTCCCGTCGATCGCCTCGAGCGCCCCCCAGTTGCCGGTGCCGGGCCCCATGCCCTGCTCGGGGGGCTGGGCGAGGGCGAGCTCATCGATATGCGCCGAGATGCGCCCAACCACCTCGCCGTCGCGCCTGGCGAGGAACAGCTGGCACCGAGCGTGCTCGAAGAACGGGTTCTTGCCCGGCGTGTATTTGCCGATCTCGTTGCCGCGCAGCTCCGGTACCCAGTTCGGGTCAGCGGCGTTGAGCCTGTAGGCCAGGTCGACGAAGACCTCGCGCTCGGCCTTGCCGGTGACGGGCGTTATGACTACTTCGCCGTGAGCCACTTTGTTGCCTTTGTCGGGAATTAGGTGTCGCGCGTGACTGCGTACCCCGCCGCCCGCTTGTCAAGCCGGACCGCACGATCGGCCACCATGCCGCCATGGAATCGAATCAAATGATCGCTCAGGACACGCTCGACTGCCCGGCCGGCGCGCCGGCCCAGCCTCAGGCGAAGCTGGCGACCGTTGCGGACGACCGCGAGATGCTGCGCGCCGCGGTCGAGCTGACCCGCGACCTGCAGGAGGCGCGGCCCGCGATCTACTGGACTGACATGCTGCTGTCGGCCGGGCTCGGCTATGCCGCGGTGGCCGGAGCGATCCTGCTGCGCCAGCCGATCCTGGCCGTGGCCTGTGCCCTGATCGCCGCGCTGGCGCTGTACCGGGCGCTCCTGTTCATCCATGAGCTGACCCACATCCACCGCGATGCACTGCCGGGGTTTCGCCTCGGCTGGAACCTCCTGGTCGGCATCCCGGCGCTGATGCCTTCGCTGATGTACGAAAACGTCCACACCCTGCATCATGCCCGGACCCGCTACGGTACGCGCGACGATCCCGAATACCTGCCGCTGGCGCTGATGAAGTGGTGGTCGCTGCCGGTTTTCGTGCTGACGGCGCTGCTGCTCCCGGTCGCGCTACTGGTCCGCTCGGCGCTGCTGGTGCCTCTAGGCGCGCTCTTCTCGCCCCTCCGCCGCGTGGTGTGGCAGCGCCTTTCGGCGCTTTCGATCAATCCCGAGTTCCGCCGCGCTCCGGCCGAAGGCGCCTTTGCCCGACTGGTGTTCTGGCAGGAACTGGGCGCGACGCTGTGGGCCTGGGCCCTGATCGCGGCCTCGGCCGCCTGGGGCTGGCGGGGGCTGGCGATATGGCTGGCGATCATCTCGCTGGGCGCGCTGTGCAACCAGGTCCGCACTCTCGTGGCCCACCTGTGGGAGAACGAGGGCGAGGCGATGACCGTGACCGGTCAGTTCCTCGATTCGGTCAACGTTCCGCCGCCCGGGCACATCGCCGAGCTGTGGGCGCCGGTCGGCCTGCGCTTCCACGCGCTTCACCACCTGCTGCCCAGCACGCCATACCATTCGTTGCCCGAAGCCCACCGCCGGCTTCACGCCCACTTCGGCGCCGTGGCGACCTATGCGCGGGCGAGCCATGCCGGACTGCGGCCGCTGGTCGGCCGGCTGGTGCGCGGCACGATGCGGTCAGGCTGAGCCAAGGCCCCAGGCTTCGTCGCAAAAGCGGCGGCATTCGGCGATCAGTTCGTGGTCCTCTGGTGCAGTGCCCATGAAACCGCCGTGCGGCCCGGCCTCGGCCACGTGGAGTTCGGCGCGGATCCCGGCGCGCCGCAGCGCGCGGTGCATGCGCACCGTGTCGGAGAGCAGCAGGTCGCGCGTACCCGAGGAGAGGAGGGTGGGCGGCCAGTCGCGGGTGAACTCGCCCAGGATCGGCGAGAGATAGGGCGAGAGCGGATCGCCGCCGGCGACGTAGGCGCTGGTTCCCTCGCCGCCTCCGCCATAGAGGGTGACGTCGAGAAAGCGGTTGGTCATGCGCGTGTCGCCGGCGCCCGTCATGTCGACCACCGGCGTCATCATGATCAGGCCGGCGGGCATCGGCAGGCTTTCGTCGCGGGCTCGCAGCAGCATGGCCGCAACCAGGTTGCCGCCGGCGGACCCGCCTGCGACGATCACCTGGCTGGGCTCATGCAGGCCCAGAACATGGCGGTAGGCCGCCATGCAATCGTCGAGCGCAGCTGGATAGGGATGATCCGGCGCCAGCCGATAGTCCACCGCCCAGACCTGCACCCCCAGGTCCATCGCCCGCAACTGGGCCAGGATCCTGCACATTTCCCCCCCGCCGGCGACGAAGGCGCCGCCGTGGACATCGAGATAGGCAAGCTGGCTGCGCGCCGGGTCGAGGCCCGCCGGGACGATGTGGTACAATTTCGCTCCGTGGCCGAGATCGACCGTCTCGCACTCGCCGGCGAACCCGCTGGCCCGCGCGCTCAGAACCTTCAGCGCGGCTTCCGCTCCGGCGACCAGATCGGCGGTGGAGGAATTGCCGCCGTTGACAGCCAGCTGGCGGGTGGCGGAGGCGAGGAAGGCGCGGGCCTGCGGGCTGATCGTCGAAGGGATGGGAATGGCCTGCGCGGGCAGGTCGAGCGCGGGTGCGGGTTCGGACAATGGTTCTCTCCCAGTCGGTCGTGATTATTCCTCGGTCTTGACCAGAACGGTCTCGCCGATCAGCAGGAACAGCAGGAACGGCGCCCAGGCGGCGATCAGCGGGGGGTAGCCGCCGAAATTGCCCATCGCCAAGGCGGCGTTGTCGACGACGAAATAGGTAAAGCCCAGCGCCATGCCGAGGACCGCTCGGATCAAAAGCTGACCCGAGCGAGCAAGGCCGAAGGCCGCGATCGCGCCGAGCAGCGGCATCAGCGCCGCCGACAGCGGGCCTGACAGCTTGTGCCACCATTTGCCCTCGAGCTCGCTGGTGCGCCGTCCGTTGGCCTTTAATGCAGCGATCGAGCGGCCGAGCTGGACGATGTTCTGCCCGTCCGCATCGATCGTGCTGATCGAGACCTGGACCGGTGTGACCGCCCTCGCCACTACGAGCGGTGCGATCGGCTTCTGCTGGACCGAAGCGACATCAAAAGCGACTGGTTGCTCCAGCCGCCAGCCGGGCTGGGCGAAGTTGGCGCGGGGGCTGACGATCTTCTCCCGAATCGCGCCATTCACATCGCGGCGGTAGAACGTAACGCCCACCAGGCGCATCGCCGAGCCCTCGCCCGATACGCTCGCTGCGGTGAGGATATCGTTGCCGTCGCGGGTGTAGACGTTGGTGCGGCCGGCACTGCCACGTGGGACCACACCGTAGTCGACCGCCTGCCAGGCCTTGAGCGCGGCGCTCGACCGGGTGACCACCAGCTCATTGAAGGCAAGGCTAGTCGCCGAGACCCCGAGCGCGGTCAGCAGCAGCGGGGCGAGCACCTGGTGCGCCGAAAGCCCGGCCGCCTTCATCGCCACGACCTCGCTGTTCTGGTTGAGCGTGGCCAGGGTAATGATCGTCGCCAGCAGCGCCGAATAGGGCAGGAACCGCGCGACCAATTGCGGCAATCGCAGGGAGACGTAAGTCCACAGCTGCGCCTCGCTATTGCCCGGTTGGGAGAGAATCTTGCCACTCTCGCTGAGCAGGTCGAGCATCTGCAGCACCAGGACCAGCATCAGCAGCACGCCGACCACCCGCACGACGAACAGCTTCGCGATGTAGCGGGTCAAAGTCCGCGATGGAAAGAAGTCGAGCTGCATTACGGTGTGGCCAGCCTGCGCTCGCGGCGTCTGGTCAGGGCCCGCATCCGCCTCGCGGCATAGGTCGCGAACCGCTCGAGCCCGCCGATCGGCTGACCTCCAGGAACGTGGGCCAGCCGCCAGTACATCCAGACGATCATCGCCGCGAAGACCACAAACGGCCCCCACAGCGCGAGCAGCACCCCAGACTTTCCAAGCGCGGCGATCGACTGGCCGTATTCGTTGACCTTGTGATAGGCGACGACCATCACGATCGAGACGAACACGCCGAGCGCCGAGGTCGAGCGTTTGGGCGGCACCGCAAGCGCCACTGCGAGCAGCGGCAGCAGCAGCATCATCACCACCTCGACCATACGATAGTTGAAGTTGGCCCGGTTAATGTTGCGCTGGGTAAGCGGCACCTCGTCGTTCCAGCCGAGGCGGAGCAGTTCGGGAAGCAGATATTCGCGCTCGCCGCCGCCGCGCTGGCGGAAGCGCTCGAGCGCCGGGAGGTCGATCGGCAGGTCGTGGCGCGAGAAAGTCAGGACGCGGGGCGTCACCCCTGGGCTGTCCTGGACGATCTGGCCGTCGCTCAGGCGAAAGACGATCGTGTCGGGATTGTCCTTGAGAGCCAAGAACCGGCCTTCGCGAGCCGAGACAGAGAGAACCTGGCCCTGGTCGTCGGCGACGCGGACGAAGATGCCCATCAGCTTGCGCCCTTCGTCCTCGCTGCGCTCGATCCTCAGCGCGATCTTGTCCTTGAGCGTGGTGAACTCGCCGACCTTGATCGACGCGCCAAGCGCACCGGAGCGCAGCTCGAACTGGAGCTGCTCGTAGTAATAGCGGGACAATGGCTGGAGATAGCCGACGATCACCAGGTTCACCCCCGCAAGGCCGACAGCCATTATGAAGGGCACCCGCAGCAGCCGACCGTAGCCGAGGCCGACCGCGCGCATCACGTCGAGTTCGCTCGAGGTCGCAAGCTTTCTAAAGGCGAACAGGATGCCGAGCATCAACCCGATCGGGATCGCCAGGCTGGCATATTCGGGCAGCAGGTTTGCCAGCATGCGGAAGACGACGCTGACCGGCCCGCCCTCGGTGGCGACGAAGTCGAACAGCTTGAGCATCTTGTCGAGCACCAGCAGCGAGGCGGCGATGACGAACACCGCCAGCATCGGCATCGCCACCAGGCGGAAGATGTAGCGATCGACGGAGGTAAACAGCTTCAAGACTTGTCGCCCGTGGCGGGTGAAACAGGCGCGAGAATGACGCCGTGTCCGCGCCGCACTATCCCCGGCCCGGGCGAGACCGCAAGCCCCGATCGCGGTCGGAGCCGGCGATTCGGTGGAGCGGCAAGGCTTGGAGTGCCTTCAGCCGGCGCGAGAGGAGGGCTCGGTCAAGCCTTCTCCAGCGTGCACTGTAACGGATGCTGGTTCTGCCGGGCGAAGTCCATTACCTGGTTCACCTTGGTCTCGGCGATCTCGTAGGGAAAGATCCCGCAGACGCCGACGCCGCGCTGGTGGACGTGGAGCATGACCCTTGTCGCCTGCTCGAGGTCCATGGAAAAGAACCGCTTCAGGCACATCACGACGAATTCCATCGGCGTGTAGTCGTCGTTGAGCATCAGCACCTTGAACTGGCTCGGCTTCTTGGGCTTGGTCCGGGTCTTGGTGGCGACACCGACCTGGTCCTGGTCGCCGGGACGGCCGCTCTCGTCGTCATCGCCCGCGGCGCGCTCGCTGGCACGCACGAACGGCGCAAAGGCCGGGGCAAGGGAGTGGCGAAAGCTCATCGGCAGAGGATATCGTATGGATGGGGCGGCAGACAAGGCCCGATCAGGACCGCGGCGGAGCCTCGCTTATCGCCCTTCGCGAGTTACCGAAAGGCAAACGGGCCAGGCGACCTGAACGCCTGGCCCGTCGGTCCGGCTCCGGCAAGAGCCGGCGCCGAGGGGAATGCTGCCCTCTGAAGGTAGCCCTTAAGCGGCCTTCTTGATCTTCTCGACCGCGAGGCTGACCCGGCCCGAGATCGGGGCGGCGGCCTCGTTGGCGAGCTTCAGCACGGCTTCGCTGTTCTTCGAGGTCTGGGCGAGTGCCAGATCGAAGTTGCGGCGCACGAACGCGACCTGGAGCTTGAAGAAATCGGCCGGCGACTTGACGGCGGCGAGTTCCTTGACCTCAGCGGTCAGGGTCTCGAATGCGGACTTGCCGTCAGCCACCAGGGTGGTGCCGAGCGTCTGCACGCCCGAGGCAAGGATCTTGCCCGATTCGACGACGGCCTCGAGGTTGCCCTTGGAGAACTCGTTGTACTCGCCGAAAGCAGCGGCGCCCTTGTCGAAAGCTTCCTTGGCCTTGACCTGCACTTCGGTCACGGCGCTCTTCATTTTGGTGGTGAATTCGGCGGTATCCATCGTCTTGTCCTTCAATTTCTGGAACACGGATTTGGCTGCGACGACCGGCTTGGTCGCGGCTACGGGCTTGGGAGTGGTCTTGGGCTTGGGAGTGGTCTTGGGCTTGGGAGTGGTCTTGGGCTTGGCGGTAACCTTCGGCTTGGCGGTGACGGCCGGCTTCGGCCTTGCCACGACCTTGGCCTTCTTCGCCTGGCTCGCGACGGGCTTGGCGGCGGCTTTTCGGGCCGGCTTGGCCTTCTTCGCAACCGGCTTGGCGGCCACGACCGGGGCCGACCCAGTTGCCTTGGGCTTGGGCGTGCGGCTCGCCTTGGGCGGGAACTGGACCGCCGGTGCGGCTTCCGAAGCCGGCTCTGGCTTGATTTCGGCCTTTGCGCTCACCGCCTCGGCGGCAGCGGCATAGGCTTTCTCGGCAGCTTCGAATTCGGTGTCGTCGGCCATGCAGGAACGTCCTTGTCACCACGGACGCAGATGTCCGTATGTTGCAGTGCACAAATAATTGCTGCATCGCCTCGGGTCAAGTGATTTTTGTGCAGTGCAACATATCTGTCGCCCGACTCGCCTCAACGCGCGGCGACGTAGCGCCCCGGAGCGTCCTCGATCACACGGTCGCCGCGCGCGCCGGGGACGCGTTTGCCTTTGGCCGGGACCCTGTCGGGGTTCTGCCGGCGCAGCCACTCGAGCCAGTAGGGCCACCAGGAGCCGGCATGCTCGGTGGCGCCGGCGACGAACTCGTCGAGTGTCTCGGCGGCGGCCGGGTTGGTCCAGTACTGGTACTTGCCGGCCGCCGGCGGGTTGACCACGCCGGCGATATGGCCCGAGCCGGCCAGGACGAATTCGGTCGGGCCGGAGAAGTGCGCGGTCGATCGCCAGACGCTCTCGGGCGGGGCGATGTGGTCCTCGCGGCCGGCCTGAATGAAAGCGGGGGTCTCGATCCGGGTCAGATCGATCGGGGTGCCGTCGGCGCTGAGCGAATCGGGCACGACCAGGCGGTTTTCGCGATAAAGATCCTTCAGGTACTGCTGGTGCCACTTGAGCGGCAGGTTTGTGGTATCACCGTTCCAGTGGAGCAGGTCGAAGGCCGGGTAATCCTCGCCCAGCAGGTAGTTCTTGACCACGTAGCTCCAGATCAGATCGTTGCCCCGCAGCAGGTTGAACGTGGTCGCGAGATAGCGCCCGTCGAGATAGCCTTCGGGTGCGAGCTGGCCCATGATCGCGATCTGCTGATCGTCGATGAAGTTCCTGAGTTCGCCGCCCTTCTCAAAGTCGACCTGGGCGGTGAAGAAGGTCGCGCTGGCAACCCGCCCCGCCTCGCCGCGGCGAGCTAGGATCGCCAGGGTTGCAGCCAGGGTCGTACCGGCGACGCAATAGCCGATGGCGTGGACGGCGGGCACCTTGAGCCGTGCGCGGATCACGTCGATCGCCTCAATCTGGGCGCGGATGTAGTCGTCCCAAACCACCTCGGCCATGCTCGCGTCGGCCGACTTCCACGAGACCATGAACACGGTGAGGCCCTGCTCGACCGCCCAGCGCACGAAGCTCTTCGCCGGATTGAGATCGAGAATGTAGAAGCGGTTGATCCACGGCGGAAAGATCACCAGCGGTGTCGCCAGCACTTCGTCCGTCGCCGGGGCATACTGGATCAGCTGGAACAGCGGGCTCTCGTGGACCACCTTGCCCGGGGTTACCGCAATGTTCTCGCCGAGCTTGAAGGCGTCCGGATCGGTGTGGGTGAGCTGGCCGCGCTTCATGTCGGCGATCAGGTGCTCCATGCCCTTGATCAAGCTCTCGCCTCTGGTCTCGATCGCCCGCTCGATCACTAGCGGATTGGTCAGCGGGAAGTGGTCGGGGCTAAGCGCCTCGACCAGCGTGCGCGTGGCGAAGCGAAGCTGCTCGTGCTTGTCGGGATCGAGCCCCTCGGCCTTGTCGGCCATTTCCATCAGCCGCTCGGCCAGCAGCAGGTAGCTCTGATGAAGCAGGGCGAAGAACGGCTGCTCGCGCCACTTGGGATCGGCGAAGCGCCGGTCCTTGCGCGGGAGTAGCGGTTCCTCGGAAGGCTCGACCTGGGTATTTGGGCCGATCCCGTATTGACCGAGCACGCCCTGCCACAGCGCCACGCCGTCCGCCCACAGGCGCTTTTGCGCATCGAGGTCGGCAAACGGGATTTGCTTGTACCAGCCTGCCGCCGGGCCCAGCCACTTCGCCGGATCGGCATAATCGGGTGCCGTGGACGGCGCCCCATTCAAAGCTTGCTCCTGGAAGTATTCACTCCACAGCGTCTGCAGCCGCGCTGCCAGCTCGCCCCAATGGACCGGGTCGAGGGGAGCGCCAGCGGGCGTCTGGGCACCGGACCCGAACAGCGATTGCAGCGCGTCGGTCTGGAGCTTGAACACTTGCCCGAAGAAATCTGCGGTATCGCCCGGCGAATCGGCCATAGTGCGCTCCTGTGCAGAGGCCTGCTTACCGCATCCTCGTAACGAACGCCATTTGCTGCGTTGCACAATTCATCGATTAGGGGCACTCGATGGACGCTAGGGGCGCGATTTTTTTCCGCAAATATCTCGCCAGCTCGGCGATTTTCGCGCATGGACGCCACTTCGCGGGCGTTTGAGCGCGCGAGTTGTCCGGCCGTTGCGGTCGGGCAAGACGCGAAAGGCCAAGCCAGGAAAGGTAAGATGTCCGAAGAGTTCTACCGCATCAAGCGACTGCCGCCCTATGTCATCGCCGAAGTGAATGACATGCGCGCGGCAGCACGCCAGGCGGGCCGCGACATCATCGACCTGGGCATGGGCAATCCCGACCTGCCGCCTCCGCAGCATGTCATCGACAAGCTGTGCGAGGTGGCGATGAAGCCCGACGCGCACGGTTATTCGGCGTCGAAGGGTATTCCGGGGGTCCGCAAGGCGCAGGCCAATTACTACGCCCGCCGCTTCGGGGTCGAACTCGATCCCAACACCGAGGTGGTGATGACAATGGGCTCCAAGGAGGGCCTCGCCAGCATGGCGACGGCGATGACCGCTCCGGGGGACGTCGTGCTGGCCCCGAACCCGAGCTATCCGATCCACACCTTCGGCTTTATCATCGCCGGGGCGACGATCCGCGCGGTGCCGACCACGCCCGACGAGAACTACTGGCGCGCTCTGGAGCGAGCGATGGCATTCACCGTGCCGCGCCCATCGGTGCTGATCGTCAACTATCCGTCGAACCCGACGGCCGAGACGGTGGACCTTGCCTTTTACGAACGCCTGATCGCCTGGGCCAAGGAGAATCAGGTCTGGGTTCTGTCGGATCTCGCCTATTCCGAGCTCTACTACGACGGCAATCCGACGCCTTCGATCCTCCAGGTGCCGGGCGCCAAGGACGTGGCGGTCGAATTCACCTCGATGAGCAAGACCTTCTCGATGGCCGGCTGGCGGGTCGGCTTCGCGGTCGGCAACCGCAAGCTCATCGCCGCGCTGACCCGGGTGAAGAGTTACCTCGATTACGGAGCATTCACCCCGATCCAGGCGGCGGCCTGCGCGGCGCTCAACGGCCCGCAGGACATCGTCGAAGCGAACCGCACGCTTTACCAGAAGCGGCGCGACGTTCTGGTCGAGGCGTTCGGCCGGGCCGGTTGGGACGTGCCCAGCCCGAAGGCCTCGATGTTCGCCTGGGCACCCCTGCCTCCCGCGCTCAAGGATATGGGATCGCTGGAGTTTTCCAAGCAGCTCTTGACCCATGCCGAGGTCGCGGTGGCACCCGGCGTCGGCTACGGCGAGGACGGGGAGGGCTTCGTTCGGATCGCCCTGGTCGAAAACGAGCAGCGCCTGCGCCAGGCCGCGCGCAACATAAAGCGCTACCTGACCAGCATGGGGGTCAACTCCACCGCAGCCTGAGCCGCCGAGGTCCCGCTCGATTGCAGCTATTTTGGTCACAATCCCTTGTTCGGGATGACGACTTGCGTTGAGTTACGCCGCTGCGGTGCCGGGAACCGAGGGCAACGATGCCCCGGCGTTCCGCAGGGGGCGCTGGGGGCAAGTTTCGATGGCTCGACGCGGGATCGCTCCCGGTAGCGTACGACTTGCGCCGGTGCGGCTGGACAGTGGTCGCTCCAAACGGCCAGGATCACGCGCGCAGCGTTGCCCTATTCGAGCCCGGCGGGCGCGATCCCCCTGATGCTGGTCGGGCAGGCGCAGCGGCGGGCCACGCTTCTGCTTGACGTCCCCGCGCCGTCGCAGCGCGCCGTTTTGCTGAGCGGCCGGCTTCGCGGATGTGCTCGGGCCCAGCCCTGACATCGACGAACTGGAGGCCCGCGCCGCGCGGATCGTTGCGCACTTGGCCGACGAGCCGGCAGCGCGCTGCCGTGGTGATCTGGTGGTCGATCTGCTGGCGCGCGATGCATTCGTTACCGGTCGCGCGGTCGGCCTGCATCCGCGCAAGTTCGCGCTGCTGTGGCGGCTGATGCAGGCGGACGGCGAGCCGCTCGGCAAGGCTTGTCTGCTCAGCGAGGTCTGGCACCTCCAGCACGTGCCCGGGACCAATAGGTTTGCCGGTCCACGTCAGCCGCCTGCGCAGCAAGCTGTCGGCGGCGGGATATCCCGACATGATAGCGACGCGCGGCGGGGGCTATGCCAATTTGCCGCCGGCGCTGCCGCTCGGTCCCGGCGGACTGGACGATTACGTCTGATTGGTCGATGAATTCGCCTGGACCGCAGCCGTAGGACGAAGCATGAAGCAGGCCTTCCGCAGCAACGACCGGGTGAGCCTCGAGCTCGGCGCGAACGGGGTGGCGCAGGTGCGTCTGACCCGCAGCGACAAGCTGAACGCGCTCGACAGCGCCATGTTCGAGAGCCTGATTGCGGTCGGCCAGGCGTTGTTCGAGACCCCTGGGCTGAGGGCCGTAGTGCTCGCGGGCGAGGGCAAAGCCTTCTGCGCCGGTCTCGACCTCGCTTCGCTATCTTCACCCGGCTCATTGGGCGAGAGCCATCTCAGCCAACGCACCCACGGCAACGCCAACCTGGTTCAGCAGGTCGCACTGCAATGGCGCAAGCTGCCGGTTCCAGTGATCGCCGCAGTCCACGGGGTCTGCTTCGGAGGCGGCTTGCAGATCGCCGGCGGGGCCGACATCCGCGTGGTCGCGCCCGATGCCCGGTTGGCGGTGATGGAAGTCAAGTGGGGGATCGTACCCGACATGGGCGGCTTTGCCCTATGGCGCGGCCTGGTCCGCGACGACCTGCTGCGGATCATGACCTACACCGCGCGGGAATTCACCGGCGAGGAGGCGCTGGCCCACGGCTTCGCGACCTTGGTCGATCCACACCCGGTGGCACGGGCGACCGCTCTTGCCGATGCCATCGCCCAGCGTAGCCCGAGTGCCGTCGGCGCCGCCAAGGCCCTGTTCAACCGTGCCGCCGATGCCTCGCTCGACGAGATCCTCACCGCCGAGTCCGTCGCCCAGCAGCGCCTCCTCGGCAGCCGCAACCAGCGCGAGGCGGTCGCCAGCGGGCTCGAGCGGCGGCCGGCGAACTTCGTCGAACCTTAGAACTTGCGGTCCTGCGCCGCGGCGAGATCGGCCGGTGTGTTGATGTTGTCCGGCTGCCGCGCGAGGCTGACCATCCGGGCTCCGACAGCCTCGGCGAAGTGATAGGCCGAATGGCGCTCTTCGCCCGTCAGGATCGCCTCGATCCGGTCCGCGGCCGACGGCGGCCACAGCCCGATCACCGGCTGGTCGGCGAGGCAGGCGGGCGCCGCGCCGAGCAGATCGAGCAGGTCGTCGGGCAGGTGTGCCGAATCCACCCCGCAGGTGAGCACCGCGGCGTAGCCTTCGTCGCGGGCGAGATGGAGCGCGGCGGCAATTCCCGCCAGCGGCCCCATCCCGGGGCGCGGCCAGTCGGGCAGTGTGGGGGCCGGCGCAGTCTCGCGTCCGACCACGACGACGTGCTCGCACAGGCCCGAGAGGGCATCGACCGCGCGGGCCAGCAGGGTCCTTCCGCCCAGCTCGGCCAGCGCCTTGTCGCTGCCGAAGCGGGTTGAGAGCCCGCCGGCGAGCACGGCGCCGAGGATCATGCCTGGGCCGGCATCGGCCACCGGCTCAGGCAACTGACTTCAGGGCGCAGAGCTTGTTGCCGTCAGGGTCGCGTAGGTAGGCGAGGTAGAGCTTGATCTGCCCGTTGTCGCGCACCCCGGGCGGGTCCTCGATCGCCGTGCCGCCAGCCTCGACCCCGGCCTTCTGCCAAGCCTCGGCCATCTCCGGGCTGTCCATGGTGAAGCCGAGCGTGCAGCCATTGCCCGGCGTCGCCGCCTCGCCATCGATCGGCCGAGTCACCATGAACAGGCCGCCGTTGTGCATGTAGAGCAGCCGGCCCTTGGCATCGACCCGCCCCGGCTTGCCGCCCATCGCGCCGAACATGGCGTCGTAGAACTTCTTCGAGCGATCGATGTCGTTCGAACCGACCATGGCGTGACTGTACATGCGATACTCCCAGGTGATGCGGCAGGTGAGGCAGGGCTGAGCGGAAGGCTGCTTATAGCGCTTGGCAGGACCCGGCAGGCAAGCCACATTCGCGCCGGATGAAGGCGCTCAGCGATCCCGACCGGCTGCTCGCCGACGGCCTGGCCGCGATCCGCGGGCAGTTTCGTGTTCCAGACGGCTTTCCGCCGGAGGTCGCCGCCGCCGCCGAAGCTGCCGCGCGGCGCGTCCCCGACCGGCATGCCGACTGGATGCAGGTTCCCTTCGTCACTCTCGACCCCGCGAGCTCGACCGACCTTGACCAGGCCTTCGCGATCGAGCCGGCCGGCGCGGATCTGCTCCTGCATTACGCGATCGCCGATGTCGCCTGGTTTGTCGCCGAGGGCGACCCGCTCGACGTCGAAGCCTGGAGCCGCGGGACGACGCTGTACGTGCCCGACGGCAAGGCGCCGCTCTATCCGCCGGTGCTGAGCCAGGGCGCGGCCAGCCTCCTGCCCGACGGGCCGCGGCCGGCGGTGGTGTTCACAGTGCGGGTCGCGCCCAATGGCGGCGTGGTGCTCGCGGGGGTGGAGCGAGCAGTGATCCGCAGCCGCGCCAAGCTCGCCTACGAGACCGTGCGCGACGAGCAGCTGCCGCCGGACTTCGCCGATCTCACCGCGCGGATCGAGGCGGCCGAGGCGCGGCGCGGCGCAGCCAGGGTCGACCCCCCCGAGCAGGAGGTCGAGCACGACGGCGAGGGCCGCTTCGTCCTCCGCTTCCGCCCGCGGAGCCAGGCCGAGGATCGCAATGCGGCGCTATCGCTGGCGACCAATATGGCCGTGGCCGACGCCCTGTTCGCCGCCGGAACCGGGCTGTTCCGCGTGATGGCCGCGCCGGACGAACGGGCCGAGCGGCGGCTGCGCTACACAGCTCGCGCCCTGGGACTCGACTGGGCGGCCGGCATGTCGCTGGCTAAGTTCGAACAGCGGCTTGATGCCGGCAATCCTGCGCAGGCGGCCTTCATGCTGGCAATCCGCCGAGCCGGGGAGGGCGCGAGCTATGTCCCCTATGTGCCCGGCTTGGTCCCGTGGCATGCGGCGATGGCCGCGACCTATGCCCACGCTACCGCCCCGCTGCGCCGTCTGGCCGACCGCTACGTCGTCCAGGCCGCGCTTGCCGTGGCCAACGGTCAGACCGTGCCCGCCCAGGTGAGCGAAGCCTTCGCCCGCCTGCCCAAGGTCATGGCCAAGGCCGATGCCCGCGACGGCCAGATCGAACGCGCGGTGATCGATCTGGCAGAAGCGGCGGTCCTCGCCGGCCGCGCCGGCGAGACCTTTGCCGCGATCGTCACCGACCTCGACGAGCGCGGCGCGCGGATCCCGCTCGGCTTCGCGCTGCTCGCCTACGATCGCGACCGGCGCGGCCTCGGCGGTCTCGGGCTCCTGTTGCCCCTCGCGCTCTGGCTTGCCTTCCTCCCGAACGCGCCGTACCTCGTCACGGACTTCGTTCACCTGCGGGACGAGACCTCGATGCCGATCTGGTTCGACGTCGCGCTCCTGACCTCGTTCGCGTGGATCGGGCTCATGCTCGGCTTCGTCTCCGTGTACCTCGTCCAGACGGTCGTCCGCCGGCACGCGGGGGCGGCTGCCGGCTGGGCGCTGGTTCTCGCGACCTTCGGTGCGTGCGGCGTCGGCGTCTATGTCGGCCGCTACCTTCGGCTGAACACCTGGGATCTCGTCGTTCGGCCGCTCGGCGTGCTCGGTGACGTGGGCGCCAATGTCGACTCGCCTCGGCTCCTCGGGATGAGCCTCGTAACGGCGGCGTTCCTGACGGTCGCCTACGCGATGCTCTACACGGTGCTCGAGGTCGCGGTCGACGACCGGGGCGACTGACGCGGGAGACGGCGGGCGGTGGCGGCCCGCCGTCCTGCGCGCGCTACGGGTTGGCCACGTTTGCGGCCCCGCGGGTCAGGGTCTTCGTGAACGCCCAGTCGGCGGACGCGCTGTTCGTGTCCTTGCCGTCCGGGAGCCGGCTCAGCGAGCCGGCGACCGTGTTCGAGTCCGCGGCCGCCGCCGGGAGCACGGTGCCCTCGACGAGGTTGTAGGTCTGCGTGCCGATCTTCGCCGACGTGATCGAGCCCTCGTACGAGAGCGCGTCGAGAAGCGACCCGGAGGCGGTGTCGACGAGCGCGATCCCGTCCGGGGCGCCGTTCTGCGCGTCTCCCTCGACGACGAGGTAGCCGCCGGCCGCGATCGAGCCGCTGAGGGCGGTGCGCTTGTACTCCTCGCCGTCGGCGCCGTCCACGAGGACGAGCGCGATGCCCGTGAGGCTCGCGGCGGACGTGCCCGTGTTCTTGATCTCCACGAACCCGTCGCCGTCGGTGCCGACCTGGTCGTAGTCGACCTCGTTGATCACGAGCTTCGAGTCGGGCGGCGGGGGAGGCGGCGGCGAGCCGCCGGCGACGCAGCGGAAGAGAACCGTGTCGTCGCCGGCCGAGTCGAGCTGCACCTTGCCGGCCGCGCCGCCCTCGGCGGTGCACGGGATCCGTGCTCCCGCGGTCTGGACGTCTTTGGGGCCTCGGTAGACGAGCAGGAGCTCGACCCGGCGTGCCGCCGCGCGCTCGGCGTCGCCAAGGCGGTGCGCGTCGAGCAGTGCATACGTCTTCACTCGCTCGATGACCTCGCGCTCGAGCGCGTCGGTAGCGACCGTTGCATCGATCGCCGGACTCCACGAGTCCAGGATCTCGAGCGCGCGGGAGCTCTCGCCGGCGCGCAAGTGGGCGTCCGCCAGCGTCGAGATCGTGACGACGAGCTTCGCGTCGGGAAGCCGTTTCGAGCGCTCGACGGATTCGAGCAGCGGTTCGAGCAGCGCACGCGCCTCTGCAACGTCGTCGGCCGCGAGCCCGATCGCGCGGTTGTTCCTGAGCACGATCACTTCGTGTCGCGACAACCAGCCCGCGCGCTCGCCAAACGCCAGCACGCGATCCCCGAGCAGCCGCGCGCGGTCGCGGTTACCGATGCGACCGTACGCTGTCGCGAGGGTCGTCGTGATCCCGAGATCGAAGGGCAGCTCGGTCTCGGCGATAAGCTCTTCGGTGCGCTGGATCGCCGCGCGCGCGGCGGTGCGATCTTCGGTGGCAAACGCCCATGCTTGGTGAGCGTGCCAATCGACGCGATGCAGTGCGGGATTGCCCGCACGCGTGATCGCGGTGTCGGTCTGTGCGAACAGATCGCTCGCGTCATACGCGCGGTTGTCGACCAGGAGACCGTTCAACACGAGCAACCAGCCGCGGCTCGCGAGCAACAGGTGTCCGCTCCGATCCGCGGTCATCACCGCCTCACGAAACGGGCCCATCGAGCGCAGCCGGTTGTACCGATCGTACGCTTCGACGACCGCCAGCTCGAGCTCGACCGGAGCAAACCGTGCCGAGCGTACGGCTTCGCGCGCGGCCCCGAGCAAGCTCGTTCCTCGGTCGGCGTCGACGTAGAACGCACCTTCGGCCTCCGCGATCGCGAGCCGGGCGCGCGAGATCGCGGGATCGTCCGGATACACATCGGCGATCGATCCCGCCGCACCGCTCAGACACTCGCGTGGAGCAGCGAGCGTGAGCCTGCGGAGCACGTCTGCGCGTCGCGACGCGGGAAGTGCGGCGGCGCCATCGAGCAACTCGGCCGTTGCCGCGCCGCTGCGTTCGAGGCACCGCAGCTGCACGGCGGTGTTCGGTGCGTCCGGTGTCGCGCAGACCGCACCGCGTAGCCGGGTCCAGCCGCGCGTGTACCCGCTCGTGCTGGTGCGCCAGTGCGCCGCGAGCTCTGCCGGATCCCCGGGAATTCACTGGCCGTCGTTTTACAACGTCGTGACTGGGAAAACCCTGGCGTTACCCAACTTAATCGCCTTGCAGCACATCCCCCTTTCGCCAGCTGGCGTAATAGCGAAGAGGCCCGCACCGATCGCCCTTCCCAACAGTTGCGCAGCCTGAATGGCGAATG